>MRWF01019435.1_pt1:0-22500 | contig 477925 bp, 412 predicted proteins | sample 1013331 | NCBI WGS metagenome assembly MRWF01 (sample SAMN06117577, study PRJNA244670) | biofilm metagenome | biome: Water; feature: Cathode Biofilm; material: Biofilm; isolation source: microbial consortium enriched at the cathode of a solar microbial fuel cell | place: USA: District of...
GTCACCAACAGGTCCGCCCGTCGCCTTTTCCACGATCATCAGCTGGTAATAGGCGCCTTTCCCCGAAGGCGCCTATTACCAGCTGATGATCGTGGAAAAGGCGACGGGCGGACCTGTTGGTGACATCGGCGTTGGCAACGGTGTGACGCCGGAAGGGTTGGGCAATGTGCGCATTGGCTATACGCTCAGCCCGAAGGGTCAGGGCAAGGGCTATATGACTGAGGCACTCAGGGCACTCTTGCCCGCCTTGGTGACGCCCCTGAAGGTCTCGAAATTCTCTGCTGACATTGATGTGCGCAATCCGGCGTCGGGCCGTGTGCTGGAGCGTGTGGGCTTCAAAGCGAAAGGGCCGGTGCAGCTGAAGCGCACGTTTGTCAAAGGTGAATGGTGCGACGAACAGGAGTATGAGCTGGAAGTGCAGGATCTCATTTCTCGCAATAAAGAATAGTTTCTCTTGTTACTATTTGAAATAAAATTTCCAAATTTTGCCTCTTGCGATTATAAAATAATATGATACTCCTACTTTTCTTGGGCGGAAACGCCTGAAACTTTGGGATTTGCAAGGGGTCTAAGACGGATGAACGGTCGGACACCACAAAAGAGACAGGCAAAAGCCATCGCCGTATCCAAACAGGCGTCGGCGGATTTCACGCGTGTCGTTCTTGCTTCCGGCCTCCTCCTTACCCTCCTACTCGCTGGTCTATCGCTCCTCGGTGCGGGCCGACTTATCGGCCCTTGAGCATCGCAGGCTGAGGCACATTTGTGCTCGGGTGCTTAAGGGTAATGCCAGCTGAAGTTATTCATTCAGATCGTTACTAGAAATATCGGGAATAATGCCATGTCACACAGTGAAGCAAACCGTGTGCGAATATTTGACACCACCTTGCGCGACGGCGAGCAATCGCCCGGCGCCTCCATGACCCTGGAAGAAAAATTGCAGATCGCCCGCGTGCTCGAGGCCATGCGCGTGGATGTGATTGAAGCCGGGTTCGCCATTGCCTCCAACGGTGATTTCGAATGCGTGAACCGTATCGCAACTGAGATCAAGGACAGCACTGTCTGTTCGCTCGCCCGCGCCGCCCTTGGCGACATTGACCGCGCCGGCGAAGCCATCAAGCCAGCCAACAGTGGCCGCATCCACACCTTCATTGCCACCAGTCCGCTTCATATGAAGGTGAAGCTGCAGATGGAGCCTGAAGCGGTGATCGAAGCGATCCACGGCTCTGTCAGCCGGGCCTGCACCTTCACGGATGATGTGGAATGGTCCGCTGAGGACGCCACCCGCACCGAAATCGATTTCCTCTGCCGTGCGGTCGAGACCGCGATCAAGGCGGGGGCCACCACCATCAACCTGCCGGATACTGTGGGTTACGCGACCCCGCAGGAATATATGGATATGTTCAAGGCGGTGATCGAATGCGTGCCGAATTCGGACAAGGCGATCTTCTCCACCCACTGCCATAATGACCTGGGCCTTGCGGTTGCCAACTCGCTTGCCGGGGTGGCGGGCGGTGCGCGTCAGGTGGAATGCACCATCAACGGCATTGGCGAACGTGCCGGTAACGCCGCAATGGAAGAGATTGTGATGGCGTTGAAGACCCGCGGCGATGTGATGCCGTATCACACGCGGATCAAGTCTGAAGAAATCATGCGGGCATCAAAGCTTGTCTCTACCGTTACGGGCTTCACGGTCCAGAACAACAAGGCCATTGTGGGTGCCAACGCCTTCGCGCACGAAAGCGGCATCCATCAGGACGGTGTGCTGAAGGCGGCCGAGACCTATGAGATCATGACGCCCGAGAGCGTGGGCGTGACCAAATCTGTCCTGACCATGGGCAAGCACTCTGGCCGTCATGCCTTCGCTGACAAGCTGAAGGACCTGGGCTATGAGCTCGGGGACAACGCGTTCCAGGAATGTTTCCGCCGCTTCAAGGAACTGGGCGACCGCAAGAAGAACATCTATGACGAGGATATCGTCGCGCTTGTGGATGACGAGGTGGCCACCTGGGCCAACCGCATGCAGGTGATCAGCCTCAATACCTACAGTTCATCGAACGGTGAAGCGGTTGCGAACCTCACCATGGCGATCGACGGCGACAAGGCCAAGACGGTCACCTATGGCTCCGGCCCGGTGGATGCGGCCTTCAACGCCATCAAGGACCTGATCGGCATGGAACCGCACCTGCAGCTTTTCCAGGTGCATGCGGTAACGCAGGGCACAGACGCCCAGGCTGAATGCACGGTGCGTCTTGAAGAGGGCGGCCGCACAGTGAACGGGCAGGGTGCGCACGAAGACACGGTCACGGCTGCGGCGCGGGCCTATGTGTCGGCGGTCAACAAGCTTCTGGTCAAGCGCGAGAAGAAAGCGCCGGATGAAGCTGCCAAGGTTGTTGCCGCAAAGTAGCCACAGGTTCATGAACGAACCAAGCAAGGGCGCCAGTGAGGCGCCCTTTTTTATGCCCTTATGGGTTGAAAATATTCGTGTTGTCACAAAAAACCGAAGTGCTTAATGTGTCGCATCATTTCTGACGGGGACGAGCAGGGGACGGGTAATGCAGGTCGAGAGTGTTGCGCAGGCAACGCCAAGTGACATGCGGGTCACGCAAGGGGAAGGGCCGAGGCGCCGGGGCGCCAGCGGCGACATGCCCTATCAGCTGACCGTCCGGCGCGGATTTGGCGCCTTTGCTGTCTTGTTTGTCAGCCAGTTTGTTTTCGCCATTGTGCTCAGTGTCATGGCCCAGTTCATTGGCGCTGCTTTCGGCATACCAGGGCTGGCAGAGCAGAACAGGCCGCTTGTGTTAGCGCTGGCGCTTGGGCTCAGCAGCCTTGTCACCTATCTGTGGGTGCGGGCAGACATCACCCGCTTTGGGCCCGCATTTCCGGCCCAGATCGGCCTCAGGCCCAGCCGCATGAGTTTGGAACAGACAGCCCTTCTGATCGTTGGGGTCTTTTTCCTGACGCGTGTCCTTGGCGGTCTTTATGCCGGTGCGCTTGAGGAGCTCATTCCCGGCAGTTTGCCCCGTGGCGGCGCAGAGCAGGTCTTTGACCAGGCAGCTGCGGCCGGGGCGTCGGTAGCGACCGTGCTGATGTTCCTGCTGGCTGCTTTTGTGGCACCTGTGGTGGAAGAAGTGGTCTTTCGCGGCTATCTGCAGTCTGCGCTCAGGCGCCAGCTGCCCGCGTGGGGGGCGATTTCAGTCGCGGCGCTTGTGTTCGCCGCCATCCACGGCAGCCTGATGTTGCTGCCTGTATATTTCATTATCGGCGCGGGACTCGGTTACGTTTATGAGCGCACTTCAAGCGTCTATGCGGCGATTGCCCTGCACATGCTCAATAATGTCATTTTCAGCATCCTTGTGGCTGCGGGCTGGGCCTGACGCGGTACCACCTGTGGTGTGTCGATGCCCTAAAAAGTCTACAATTTTACAGACTTAGGCCACATTTTGCGGATCTGGCGCGGCTGGCTCCAAAAAAAAGCAAAATATGGGACTATCTTGCGTCAAGCCTCTTGTGATTTCACCATATCTGGCCCATAACCGCAGATGGACCTGTGTGTCGGCCCGCGCCAGCCCGCAGGATGAAAATTTCAGTCAAGCTTTCAGGATAAGAGGGTTAAATGCTATCAAAGCTGCTCGGCATGTTTTCGTCAGATATGGCGATTGATCTTGGTACAGCCAACACACTTGTTTACGTGAAGGGCCGGGGGATCGTGCTGAACGAACCTTCGGTTGTTGCGATCAAGAGTGAACATGGCCGAGACCGCGTGCTGGCGGTGGGTGATGAAGCCAAGCTGATGCTGGGCCGTACGCCTTCAGGCATTCAGGCCATCCGTCCGCTGCGTGACGGCGTGATCGCCGACTTCCATGTCGCCGAGCAGATGATCAAGCACTTTATCCAGAAGGTTCATAACCGGTCGTTTGCAAGCCCACAGGTTGTTGTGTGTGTGCCGTCCGGCTCTACAGCCGTTGAGCGCAAGGCCATTCAGGAATCTGCCGAACAAGCTGGCGCGCGCAAGGTGTATCTGATTGACGAGCCCATGGCCGCGGCCATTGGTGCTGGCCTGCCGGTAACCGAACCACAGGGGTCCATGGTTGTGGATATCGGCGGCGGTACGACCGAGGTGGCCGTTCTGTCGCTTTCGGGCATCGTGTTTGCCACCAGCGTGCGCGTGGGCGGCGACAAGATGGACGAAGCCCTGATCGCCTACATCCGCCGTAATCACAACCTGTTGATTGGTGAAGCCACGGCTGAACGCATCAAGAAGGAAATCGGCACTGCGCTGGTACCGGAAGACGGCGTGGGCATGACCATGACCATCAAGGGCCGCGATTTGATGAACGGCGTGCCAAAGGAACTCGAAGTAAACCAGCTTCAGGTTGCCGAAGCGCTTTCCGAGCCCGTGAGCCAGATTGTGGAAGGCGTGAAGGTTGCGCTGGAGCAGACAGCACCAGAGCTGGCGGCTGACATCGTCGACCGCGGCGTTGTGCTGACAGGTGGCGGCGGGATGCTCAAGGACCTGGACACTGTTATCCGTAAGGCAACTGGCCTGCCGGTAACTATTGCAGAAGAGCCGCTTACCTGTGTGGCCCTCGGTACTGGCCGCGCGCTTGAGGATCCAACCCTGCGCCTGGTCCTGACGGAAAGCTATTAACCGGTTCAGGCCACACTCCAAACCCTCGGGAGGTTGAACGCTGAGTCCGACACTGCACTCTGCTAACCTGTCTTCATCCCCTCGCTTTCGCCGTAGCGGCAAGGCGAAGGGTGGGTTTTGGCCGTATATGCTGGTCGCCATCGCGCTTCTTGCCTTTGAATGGATCGGCTCTGGTGTGCCGCACCAGATCCGCGCTTACGCCAACGATTTTGTCGCGCCCGTTCTGAGGGTGCTCGAGCAGCCGATCCGCGCCGTTCAGGCCGGGCTTGAGCGTATCGCCGGTGTGTCCGACATCTATCTTGAAAACGAAACGCTCCGGGACGAAAACGACCGCCTTCGCCAGTGGCGCGAAGCAGCCATGCAGCTGAGCCGCGAAAACGAACGCCTGCGTGGCATGCTCAAGGTACCGGGCCGTGAAGTACCACCCGCAGCCACCACCCGTGTGATCGGTGTTGGTGGCGGTGCGTTTGAGCGCAGCGTGCTCATTGGGGCAGGCTCGTCCGATGACGTGAAGCGCGGCAGCCCTGTGGTGGATGAAACCGGCGTTGTGGGCCGTGTGATCCAGGTGGGGCGCTGGACCAGCCGTGTCCTGTTGCTGACGGATATCAACAGCCGGGTGCCTGTGCGGCTTGAACGCACGGGTGATCTTGCAATCGCCGAAGGCCAGAACGAGAGCCTCCTGCGCCTGCGCTTCCTGCCGCAGGGTGTGCAGGTGAAAGTAGGGGACCGCCTGCTGACATCCGGCCATGGCGGGGCATTCCCACCGGATCTGCCCGTGGCCCGTGTGGTTGATGTGGTTGACGACTTTATCCTGTTGGAGCCGCTCGGTCTTCTGGGCAAGCTCGATTATGTGCGGGTGATGGCCTACCAGCCCGTTCCGGAAGAAGTCATCCAGCCGGAAGCGCCAGCGGAGGGTGAAGAATGAACGCAGCACGCCGCCCAGCAATGGCATCCTTTGGCTTCGCCGGGTTTGTTCCGCTGATTGCCTGCTTTGTCATGGTTATCTTCATGATGCTGCCACTGGGCACAGGGGCGGCCAATATCGCCATGCCGAACCTGGCGCTGATCTCGGTTTTCTATTGGCTGTCATCACGGCCGATCCTGATGCCTTACGGTGCCTGTGCGGTGCTTGGCTTCCTGCTGGACCTATGGCTTGATGTGCCCATGGGGCTGAATATGATCCTGCTCTTGCTGACGCGGCTGTTCGTCCTTAATCAGCTCAAACACTATAAGGGCCGCAGTCGGTTGGTGCACTGGGTGATCTTCGCGGTCCTGTCGCTCGGCCTCTATCTTTTGTCCTGGCTGCTTATCTCGCTTGTTTATGGCACAATGCTGCCGCCCGAACCGCTGGCGCTGCAGTGGGTCATCACTGTCTTTTCCTACGCGCCGGTTGGGTTCGTGCTTGGGCGTCTTAGACGGGCAGCGATGTAGGGATGGCAAGAGAAGGTCTTCGATACCAGGTTTTCAGCAGGCGGGCGCTCTTGCTTGCCGGGGCGCAGGGGCTGGTGCTGACGGCGCTTGGCGGCCGGCTGTATTATCTGTCTGTCGTGCAGGGCGAGAAATACAAGTTGCGGGCGGAGAAAAACCGCGTGGCGCTGCGCCTGATCGCACCGGAACGGGGCGAGATTTTTGACCGCAACCGCCGCAAGCTGGCGACCAACCGCCCGGATTTCCGCGTTTTCATGATCCCGGAACAAGCCGATGAGATCGCCGGTACGCTTGAAAAAATCGGCCGTGTTGTTCGGCTTGACGAGCGCCGCATCGCGCGGCTTGAGCGCCAGATCAAGCGCCAACGCAAGTTTGTGCCAATTACCGTGGCCCAGGGCCTGGACTGGCGCACCTTTGCCCGCGTCAATGTGGCGGTGCCGGACCTGCCGGGCGTGGTGACCGATGCGGGCCTGTCCCGCTTTTACCCAAGCGGCAATGAGATCGCGCATCTTATTGGCTATCTGGCAAGCCCTGGCGAGGAAGAAGTGGCCGCGAACCCGCTGTATCAGCTGCCGGGCTTCAAGGTTGGCCGACAAGGGCTTGAGCGCCGCTATGAGAACCGCCTCAGGGGCTCTGCGGGCACCCGGCGGGTTGAAGTGAACGCGGTGGGCCGCGAAATTCGTGAACTGCCACCCCGGCAAGAATCGCAGGCGGGCAACGACCTGCAGCTGACGCTGGATATCGACCTGCAGAAGTTCGTGATGGAACAACTGGGTGAAGAAGCGGCCGGCGCCGTGGTGATGAATGCCAAGACCGGGGAAATCCTGTCGCTCGCCTCCACGCCGTCGTTTGACCCGAATGAGTTCACCCGCGGCATCAGTAATGAGAACTGGCAGGCCCTGCTGAAGGACCCCAGGAAGCCGCTGATCAACAAGGCGGTCTCGGGCCTCTATCCACCCGGATCAACCGTGAAGCCCATTATCGCACTGGCCGCGCTCGAGCAGGGCGTGGTGACAGAAGAGACAGAGCATTACTGCAATGGCAGGCACCGGTTCGGCAACCGCACCTTCCGCTGCTGGAAGCGCGGCGGCCACGGCAAGCTGGACCTAAAGGGCGCCATTTCCAACAGCTGTGATGTCTATTTCTACAAGATTGCAGAAGACCTGAGCATCGAGGCCATGGCCGATATGCTGCGCCGCTTCGGCCTGGGGCAGCGTTTTGACCTGGGGATCGACGGCGAGAAGGAAGGCCTTGTGCCGGACCCCGCCTGGAAACGCGCGGCCCGGAATGAGCCCTGGCACGGCGGCGAGACCCTCAATGTGGCCATTGGGCAGGGTGCCTTGCTGGCCACACCGCTGCAGCTGGCGGTGATGACCGCGCGGCTGGCCTCCGGCTACAAGCTTGAACCGTCGCTGGTGAGCAAGGATCTGGAGACGGACGCCCCAGACACATCCTTTGCCGCCATGGACGCCAACCCGCTTCATATGCGTATTGCCCGGCGGGGCATGGAAATGGTGATGGAGGTGGGCGGCACCGCGCACGACTATCGCAGGCCCAAGAATGCCCCAAAACAGGCAGGCAAAACCGGCACAGCGCAGGTCCGGCGTATCAGCGAAAGCGAGCACCTTGAGGGCGTGCGCGACAATGATGAACTGCCCTGGGCCATGCGCGACCATGCGCTGTTTATCGGCTATTCACCGGTGGAAGACCCACAGGTGGCCATCGGTATGCTGGTGCAGCATGGCGGCGGGGGCTCATCTGTTGCGGCACCGATTGCGCGCGCCATCATGGACAAGACACTGGACCTGATGAAGCCGAAACCGGAAGAACCGGCCCAGCCGACAGAGGGAGAAGCCTGATGGGTACCGCACGCATGTTCGGCCCGCGCCGGGTGGACAAGAACCCACTGCAGCGGCTTCTCAGCCTCAACTGGAGCATGGTGCTGATCAACTGCCTGATCGCCTGTATCGGGTTCGCCATGCTTTATTCCGTTGCTGGCGGTGACTGGGACCCCTGGGCATCGCGCCAGGCTGCCCGGTTTGCTGGCGCGCTGGTGTTGATGTTGGTGATTGCGGTAATCGATATTCGCTATTGGATGGCCTTTGCCTATCCCGCCTGGGCGATTGGCATAGGGCTTCTTCTGGCGGTGGAAGTGGTTGGGTCAACCGGTATGGGTGGCCAGCGCTGGCTGGACATTGGCTTTATGCGGCTGCAGCCATCGGAACTGATGAAAATAGCAGTGGTGATGGCGCTGGCGCGCTATTTTCATGGCCGCAACTATGATCAAAGCCGCAGCCTCAGGTCCCTGTTTGTGCCTGTGATGCTGATGCTGGTTCCTGTGGCGCTGGTGTACCGCCAGCCGGACCTAGGGACCGCCCTGATGATCGTGATGGGCGGTATGGCCATCCTGTTCCTGGCGGGCCTGCCAGCGTGGCTTTTCATCGCGGCAGGCGTTGCCGTTTCAGCTGCCGTGCCGATTGTATGGCAGTTCCTGCGCGACTATCAGAAAGACCGGGTGCTGACCTTCCTGAATCCTGAAGCTGACCCCCTTGGGGCGGGGTACCAGATTACCCAATCCAAGATCGCGCTCGGGTCCGGCGGTATGACCGGAAAAGGGTTCCTTGGGGGCACACAGAGCCAGCTGAACTTCCTGCCGGAAATGAAAACCGATTTCATCTTCACTGTATTGGCCGAGGAATTTGGCCTGATCGGCGCTGTTATCACACTGCTGCTGTACGGAATTGTGCTTGGCTATGGCCTTCTGATGGGGCTTGGCTGCCGCAGCCAGTTCGGTCGTCTGATGGCAGGAGGCATGTCCATCACATTGTTCCTTTATGTGATGATTAATGTCGCCATGGTGATGGGCCTGATGCCTGTGGTCGGCGTGCCGCTGCCGATGATTTCCTACGGCGGTTCGGCTATGCTGACCTGGATGATCGCTTACGGCTTGATCCTGTCTGTCGCGATTCACCGGCACGTGACGCTGGCCCCCAAAGGCAGCGGCCTTGCCTGATCGAAATCCGGCCTTGCCTGACTTTGAATTCATTGTATCTTCCTAGCCATCTGGGAGGATATATAATGAAAAAACTGATTATCGGCACCGCACTAGCGGCTTGCCTGAACGCCCCTGTTTTTGCGGGCGACCTGACAGACGCTGTCAGCGCGGACTATGAATACCTTCAGGCGCTCTATACCCACCTTCACCTGAACCCTGAAATTTCGCTGCAGGAAGAAAAGACCGCTGCGCGCATTGCTGAGGAACTCCGCACGGTGGGCTTTGACGTGACCGAGAATTTCGGCGGCCACGGCCTGGTAGGCGTGATGAAGAACGGCGACGGCCCGACGCTTCTGATCCGGACGGATCTGGATGCGCTGCCGGTGCAGGAACAAACGGGCCTGCCGTATGCCAGCACCGCAACAACCGTGGATGACAAGGGCAAGACAGTGCCGGTGATGCATGCTTGCGGCCATGATATCCATATGACCAGCTTTATTGGCACCGCGCGCCGCCTGGCCGCGATGAAAGACAGGTGGGCCGGGACACTGGTGATGATTGGCCAACCGGCGGAAGAACGCGTGCTGGGTGCTGAAGCCATGATCAAGGAAGGCCTGTTCACCAAGTTCCCGAAGCCGGACCATAATATCGCGCTTCATGTCAGCGCCAGCATGAAGGCGGGCGATGTCGGCATGGCCAAGGGCTATGCGCTGGCGAATGTGGATACCGTGGATGTGGCGATCAAAGGTATCGGCGGCCATGGTGCTTACCCGCACACCACAAAAGACCCGGTGGTGCTGGCGTCCCAGATTGTGGTGGCGCTGCAGACGCTGGTGTCGCGCGAAACCTCGCCGCTGGACGCTGCGGTGGTGACCGTGGGGTCGGTCCACGCGGGCACCAAGCATAATATCATCTCCAACGGTGCGCACCTCCAGTTGACCGTGCGGTCCTACAAGGACGACGTGCGGAAGCGGCTTCTGGACGGTATCCAGCGCATCGCCAACGCCCAGGCTATGTCTATCGGCCTGCCGGAGGATATGTGGCCCACCATGACCGTAAGCGAAAGCACGCCCGCGACCTATAATGACCCGGACCTGACAGGCGAAGTCTTTGACACGCTTGCAGCCGCACTGGGCGAAGACCGGGTGCATGTGCTGACGCCGGTGATGGGCGCGGAAGATTTCGCCCTTTATGGCCGGACGGACGAGAAAATTCCGAGCCTGATTTTCTGGCTGGGCGGTGTGCCGGAAGATGATTATGAAGCTGCGCAGAAGGGCGAAATGAAGCTGCCAAGCCTGCATTCCGCCTCCTTCGCACCACAGCCTGAACCCACGATCAAGGGCGGGGTCGAGGCCATGACCACAGCGGCCCTTTCGCTTCTGGGCAAGAAATAGCACAGGCTTGTGAACCTATAACATCATGTCCGGGCTGGAATCCCGGCCCGGATATGGTTAAGATAGCAACAAGATCAAACTTTCAGGGGAAGACAGTGGCCCATTCACATGATCATAGCATTTGCATCGACGATGCCCTCGCGGAAGCCGAGCGCGTCTGCGCTGAGCATGGCTCGCGTTTTACAGACCTGCGTCGCCGCATTCTGAAAATGATCTGGCAGGGCCACAAGGCTGTTAAGGCCTATGACCTTCTTGATCAACTGGCCACCGAGGGCGGTTCCGCGAAGCCGCCAACCGTTTACCGGGCGCTCGACTTCCTCATGGAAGAAGGGCTGGTGCACAAGATCGAATCGCTGAACGCATACATCGGTTGCCCGCATCCGGGTGATGACCATGTCAGCCAGTTCCTGATTTGCGATAAATGCGAGAATGTCCGCGAGGTTACATCCGATGCCCTTGGCGCAGCTGTTATGGGCGCCGCGACGGACGCAGGCTTCAAGATTCGCAGGCAAACGCTTGAACTGCACGGTGTTTGCGCGGACTGCCAGAAGGACGCGCGCGCGGCCTAAACCCTTATCAGGATTTCCAATCTGGCCAGACGGCAGATTTCGCTAGAGTTTTTGGCGGTCTGCCGCTAAAGCCCATTGTCTTATGGCAGAACTTCTAGACATCAATACCACCGCGAAAGAGTTTTTGGCGCTCGCGGCGCATCAACTGGCGACAGGTGACTTCGCGCAGGCGGAAACCACTGCGCGCGCGGTGCTCAAGATCACGCCAAAGTCCGCCGCTGGCTGGCATATGCTGGGTGATGTGCTGTCGGTTCTGCCAGGCCGCCGGGGCGAGGCGTCGGACGCCTATGACAAGGCCCAGAATCTGGACCCCAAGGATACAGACGCAGCCGATGCCCAGACAAGCCTGGGTGAGCGTGCCACCGTGGCGCCAAACAAGACCCGGCGTGAACGGAACCTGTCGCTGCCGCACATGGCGCCAGCAGACGGCAAGGAACGACTGATCAGCGAAGCGCGGGCTGCCGAAGCGCGGGAAGACTGGCCTGTGGCAAAGCAGGCCTGGGAAACCATGCTGCAGATTGACCCGTCTGACACCTGGGCGTGGTCCCAGTATGGCCACCTGCTGAGCGTGAATCTGCATCAATATGCGGAAGCAGAGGTCGCCTTCCGCCGCGCTATTGAGGAAGACCCGACAGACGATTGGGCCTGGGGCAAGCTGGGCATCATGCTGGCGGATTTCATGGGCCGGGTGAAGGAAGGCCAGAGCATGCTCCGCCGCGCCATCGCGCTGGACCCTGGCGAGTGCTATTACCGCGGCTGGCTTGGCTGGTCCCTGTACCGTCAGAGCGAAGACCTCGCTGGCGCTGAAACTGAACTGACCGCCGCCGTAAAGCTGTGGCCGGATTATCAGTGGGCCTATTTCCATCTGGGCTTCGTGCGCATGGAAATGGGTGATCGGCCCAAAAAGGCCGAAGAAGCCCTGTTGCGTGCCGAAGCGCTGGAGCCGCAGGACGTGCCGACGCTTTATGCGCTTGCGACACTCTATGAAGAACATATGAACCGGCCACGCAAGGCCCTGCGCGCCTACCAGAAACTGGTGGAGCTGGTGCCGGATGACCCGGTTGTATACCGCCAGCTCGGGATGCTGTATCAGGCGGCACTCGGAGACCCGAAGCGCGCTGTGGAAGCCTACAAGCGGGCGCTTGAGATCGACAGCCGTGACTTTGATGTGCTGGCCCGCCTTGGTTGGCTGCACTGGGAAGTTCTCGATGACGTCGAGGAAGGCATCGCCTATCTCGCAAAAGCGGCGGAGATCGCCCACGACAGCCCGTGGGTCGCAACCCATATGGGGCAGGCGCTTTATCACGGGGCTGGCCAGATGGACGAGGCGGAGGCCTGGTTCAAGAAGGCTGTCGAGCTGGATCCGGACTATGACTGGGCCCACGCCATGCTGGGCGCTTTGAATTTTGAGCATAAGGAAGATGTCGAAGCCGCAGAATATCATTTCCGCCAGGCCATCCGCATCAGCCCTGATTACGGCTTCGCCTGGGCACGGCTCGGGCGCCTGTTGCTGATGAGCGAATCTGATGTTGGTGAGACCTGGCAGGTGCTGATGCGCGCGCTTGACCTGTCTCCCGGCAGCATTGATGTGCTCACCGATATCGTCTGGATGGGGGTTTTCCGCCTGTACCGGCCGGACCTGGTTGCCGACCACGCCAAGCAGCTGGTGCAGCGCGACCCGGATAGCGCCTATTGCCGGGTGCTTTATGGTCAGGTGCTCAGATATACGTCCGCTGACCCATCTGCGGCCCTTTCGGAACTGCAAAAGGCTGTCGAGCTGGCGCCGGACGACCATTATGCCTGGCACACCTATGGTGAAGTGTTGCTGTATGACCTGGGTGATCTGGAGGCGGCAGAGGAAGCACTTCTTGAGGCCGCAACCAAGCAAAGTGATTGCACAACGACCGACTGCGATATCGGACTGGTGCGCTATGCCATCGGGCGTGAGGATGCAGCTGTCGAGCATTATGAACGCGCGCTAGAGATGGACAGTGAAGACAGCCACGCCTGGCGGGCCTATGGCTGTTTCCTGTTCTATAGCGCGGGCGATGTGACGCTGGCCGAGGAAGCTTTTGATCGCGCAATTGAACTGGAACCCGGCAATTTCGAGCCCTGGGCGATGATGGCCGAATTCCTGGACCGTCAGGGTGACCGAGGGCAAGAAGCAGAAGCCGCGCACCAAAAGGCCGCCGAGCTCGCGCCAGACGGCCTGGATGTTGCTGAATGGGCTACCCGTTTCCTGGAGCCAAAGGTCTTGAGGCTTTAGCTTCTTGTCGTCAGAGAGAAAAAGATTTCAAGACCTGCTGCAAGTGCAAGGCACACAAATCCAAAATAAAGAATTGGCATTTCCCATTTCGGGCGTTTCTTGCGGGGGCGCTTGACATCGACTTCACCACTCTCTTTCCACGTCATGCCTTCACGCCACCAAACCCGGTCTTTGCGTTCTGACAGCCAGGCAAGAAGAATAATGAATGGGTACAGGAGAATCAGCACCCACCAATGCTTGACAGGCCAAGATAAAGCGTAGGGTACAATCACCAGAAAAAGCCCATAAATGGGGATGCCCAAAAGGGCCATTCTGCGTAACAGGGGCATCCCGAGGTATGCCTTATATATGGCAGCTGGAAAGGCCGCGCTTCGCCAGATACTGCTGGTGATATTCTTCCGCTTCCCAGAAGGTGTCGGCCTTTTCAAGCGTGGTCACCACGGGGCGTTTGAAACGGCCAGAGGCGATCAGTGCTGCTTTCTTTTCTTCGCCCACCTTTTTCTGTTCATCATCATGATAGAAGATGGCGGACCGGTACTGAGTGCCCACGTCGGGGCCCTGGCGGTTCAGCTCCGTTGGGTTGTGGTTATCGAAAAACACGTCCACAAGCGCGCCAAAATCAACCTTGGCCGGGTCGAACTCAACCTGCACCACCTCGGCGTGGCCGGTTTTGTCGGTGCAGACTTCCTCATAGGACGGTTGCTCCTTGGCGCCGCCCATATAGCCGACGCGGGTGCCGGTTACGCCGTCCATCGTGCGGAAGATTTCTTCCACGCCCCAGAAACATCCACCACCAAAAGTCGCTTTTGCCATTTTATTGTCTCTTTTAATCAGTTCTAATACGCACAGGATTGTGCGAAGTGCTACAAGCGCAATATGTGATTGCCGGGCCGCCGTGTCGAGGGGCTTTCAGGTAAAAAGAATGTGTAGGAGACGATCTTGAAACGCAACCTCAGGCTGGTGTCAGCGGCGATGACCCTTTTCATGACCGGCGCAGTGCAGGCGCAGTCCACCGAAATCCCGCAGGAATTGCTGGACCTGGACCGTCAGCGCTGCCTGACGGAATGCGTGCCTGGCTTTGGAGAGGAAACCTGCAAACCGCTGTGTGACTGTACGGTTTCAGAATTCAAGAAGCGGCTGGATTTCTCACGCTACCTGGAGCTTTCAGCACAGCTGTCGCGCAATGAACTGAATCCGGAGAACCGCACTTTCCTGGACGCCGTGGCGCAATATTGCACGGCAGAGCTTGATAAATCTGGCGTGCAAATCGGCGACGGCGATGAAACAACGGGCCAGTAGCGGCTTTGGCCCCGGTCAGGCGTTCCTGAGCGGGGTAGGGCGACCTTCCCCGTCAATGGCCACAAAGATGTAGCGGCCTTCCGTTACCTGATGCAGGGTGCGCTCAACGCCGCGTTCGGCATATACATCCAGCTTCACCGTGACGGACGTGCGTCCGGTCCTTTCAATATCCGCATAAATGCTGATCACATCGCCCAGTTCAATCGGGCGGTGGAATTTCATGCCTTCAATCGCCACGGTTGCTACCGGGCCGCCGGCAAGGCGGCTGGCAGCATCGGCGCCCGCAAGGTCCATCTGAGAAAGCACCCAGCCACCGAAAATGTTGCCATTCACATTCAGGTCTGATGGCTGCGGGATGGTGCGGATGGCCGCGCGGCGGCGTTCTTCATCAAGTGGTTTCACGGTCATGCTTTTGTTCCTGTGGGCTGGGCCGGAGCCGTCTGCGTGTCAACTGGCGCTGCCTCAAACTCTCCGGGCATGGCCTCGATATATAGCGAGCGGCTCGGGAAGGCAAAGCCGGTACCGGCATCCTCCACGATTCGTTTGATCTCCAGGAGCAGCTTTTCCTTGATCGCCATCCACTCCAGCCAGTTTGTGGTGCGGGTAAAGGCATACAGCAGGATATCGATGGAGCTGCCGGAGAATTGATCGATGCGCACAAAGGTTGCGGTTTCGTCCGGCTGGACGAAATCAGGGCTTTCGAGGATATAGCGTTCGATATTGTCGCGTATCTGGCTTAGCTGCGTGGACGTGCTGCCATATTCAAGCCCGATTACCCACTTGATGCGGCGGAAGGTCATGCGTGAGAAGTTGGTTACGGCATGGTCGGAAAGCTTGGTGTTGGGCACATAGACGGGCGCCTTGTCGAAGCGCCGGATGGTGGTGGTGCGAAAGCCGATATGCTCAACTGTGCCTTCAACGATGCCTTTCACCAGGACCCAGTCACCGGGATGGAAACGCTTTTCTCCAATCACGAATAGTCCGGCGATCAGATTCTTGAACAAGTCCTGTGCGCCAAGGGCTACAGCCACACCAAACAGACCGAGGCCCGCAATCAGCGGCCCAACCTGGATGCCCCAGATTTCAAGGATGGTGGCGCCGCCCAGCAGCGCGAAGGCAATGCGGATGGCCTTCGCGAGCCACTGGATCATTGACGACGTCAGGTATTTGTCGGCGCGCTGCAACAGGTCACCCACGGGACCGGCCGCGCGGTAAAGCGACCAGAAAATCACAAAGGCAATGAGCGACTTGTTCAGGTTCGACGCCACAGCTGAGGAATCCGGATCCAGTTCCAGGTAGGCGGTGGCGAAAAAGAGGCCAAGGACCACAGGGATGAAGCGAATTGGTGCCTTGATGGCATCAATCAGGCTGTCATCCAGCGTATTCTCGGTTTTGGAAGCCCAACTGGATACGCGGTTGAGAACAAACCGCGTGAACAGGTTCCGGAACATGAGAAAGACAAGGAAAATGCCCACAGCAGTGATGATCTGTCCAACATCGACGCCATACAGCCCGTTGGCCCAGACATCCTTTACAAGTGCCCAGAAATCACCCCAGTTTGCTTCAAAGTCCTTTTCGGTCACCGTTTCGTCCTGCCTGTTTATGATTTGTCATCATCGTCGTTTGACGTTGGATTAGACGTATACAGGTTATGGACGGCTTCGTCATGCCCATGCTTGTTTGAGAAGAAAATAAGCGCCATCAAGCCGAAGCCAATTAGAATAGTAAACAGAAGGCCGATGATCATGGCTACGACGCCATGGCCCGATAGCTCGACGCCTTCAATACGGCCCATAACATAAAGGGCCCAATAAGCAACGCCGCCTAGTGCAACGACCGAGGCAGCAATCAAGAGGAATCTTTTCATTTGGTCTGCTTCCCGAAAGGGCAGCGCGCAATGTCCCTGCGGGTTATCCTACCCGCGTGCGCAGTGCCGATGTAAAGGCATCAATCAGGTCTGCATTGATGCCAAAGTCAGTATGACCCATCTCAGATACGGCGCGAATGTCAAGAAAAGCCACTGCGTCTTTTTCGCGCACGTTGATGACGATAAAGCTACGGAAACCGAACCAGGGGCTGCTGTAGATGGCTTCAACATGGCCTGCGCCCGGGTCCTGTGCCACGACACTCCAACCAAGCTTTTTGGCGGTTTCCGCTGCGGCCTGGGTGGCGTCTGTGACGCTGCCGGCAAGGGGTGTGCTGCCAAGTCCGGGGTAAGCAGCGTGCAGCTTCTTGAGGTAGCCCGGTTCCAGGCGGCTGCCCAGGATGTCGCTTGGTCTATTCACTTCATAGCTTCTTCCTGGAAGCGTGCGGAATGTCAGTTGGTCTGCGGGTGCGGTAGAAATATCATGCAGCACTGGTGCATTTTCGGCGCGGTAAAAAAGGCTGCCAAGTGGCCAGGCGCTGATGGCAACCAACAGTGCCGCGGTGATACCGCGCCAACTGGTGCGGGCGCGGCTTGCGAATCGTCCGTGCAGCAGGCCAATAAAGGTGAAACTCGCCGCCACCAGCATCAGGCGGAACGCGACGGTGATAATTTTGAATTGAAGGTCAAAGAGGGTGGGGTCGGAGGACGGGTCGCCAAACAGGCCGGCTCGGTATATCGGCCCTGCAATCACAAGGGCCAGCAGTGTGAGGCATGCCGTGATCAGCCCGAGGGTGGCAAAGACAGACGGTTTCTGTCCTCCCTTTTTGAAAAAGATGCGCGACATCACTCTCCCCCGTTGCGGTAACACACACCGCATACGCTGTTCATTTCCGCTGCCCTCAATTTCATATGCCCCAATTCAGTTGTACCGTAACCGTTGCGTGCAGAAAAGGATAGCCTGACTTTTAAGCCAACTTTTAGCAATGCACTGCGGCTGTAATCCCTTTTGCTTCAAACCCATAAAAGAGGCATAATGAAGACCTGTTTACCCGAGTATCTTGATTTTTTACGGCCCAAGCCAATCCCGGCGGGCCCATGACGAGGGAGACGCTATATGAATGTTGGCCAGATTCTTTCCCACAAGGGTGATGATATCATTGCGATGGAGCGTGGCTGTACCGTGATGGAAGTTGCCAAACTTCTGGGAGAGCGGCGCATCGGGGCCATTCCAATTGTCGACGGCGGCACCATCTGCGGCATCATGTCGGAACGTGATGTGGTGCGCGGCATTGCCATTCGGGGCGGTGGTGTGTTGGCCGATGACGTGTCGACGCTGATGACCAAATCGGTTTTCACCTGCGGCAAAGACGATACTGTCTATGAACTGATGAAAATGATGACTGAGCGGCGCATCCGTCACGTCCCCGTCGTGGACGGCGACAAGCTGATCGGCATGATTTCGATCGGTGACGTGGTCAAGCACCGCATGCAGCAGGCCGCGGCTGAAAACGAAGCGCTCAAGGACTATATCGCCCAGGGGTAGGGGGAGATGGATTTGCGTTGGGTTTTTGTCGTTGCGTTGGCAGCTCTGTCGATGCCGTCGTTGGCGATCGATCAGCTGTACCTTAGCCTGACTGTTGATGCATCAGAAGCCAGCTTGGTTGTGGAAAATCGGTCAGACTCAGTGGTGAAAATCGGGAAGAACCAATTTGATGGAGTTCCGTCGGTTTTCAGTATCCGCATGAAGGGACCAGCAGGAGAACTGATCTCCCAAAATGGGCAATCACCAGACGGGTGGTTCAATCCTGCAGTGGTGGTTTCTCAGTTCGAAAGGTTTCCTCTTTCCAGCCTGACGTTGGAAGCGGGAGAAACGCTGACCTACAGTTCTAAAGTGGCAAGCCTCTTGCTGCCAGCAAGAAGCCAGCCGGGAGGTGGCGGTACCTGCATTTTCCAAATCCGTGCAGTGGTTGTCTTTCCTGAGCAGGCCATGGAACCTGAAACTATCAAGTCTGACTGGGTAGAGGCGGACTGCGCAGCACTTTTCCCTGCAAGATAGCCCCCTACTGCACCCGCTCGTAGGGCGACCATTCATTGTCGAAGTCTGCGGGCTTCAGCACCAACACGCTATGGGCATCCACTGTGATGTCCATCAAGCTTGACCGAATTTCAGCCGCCCGCTTGCCCGTGAAGGCATCCACCACGGGTGTGCCGTTCATCATTTTCCAGTTTCTGATCATCAGCGTTTCCGTGACCGGTGCGGGACTCGGGTTCGCTATCACGAAAACGGTTTCCAGCGCCTTTTCGGTGTAGCGCTCGAATGCCAGCAAGCTGGTGGCCTCAATCGTGCGGAAGTTGCCGACCCGGAGCGCGCGTTCGCCTTTGTGCAGCGCGATCAGTTCCTGCGTGCGCCGGAGGGCCGGGTTGTCGCCCGTGGCCATATCCCAACGCATGGGTGCGCGATTTTCCGGGTCCTCCCCGCCGTGCATGCCCAGTTCCGTGCCGTAATAGAGGTTCGGTGACCCGGGCAGGGTGAATTGCAGCACCTGCGCCATGTCCCGTTGCCAGGCCTGGGGCATCATATCCACAAGCCGCTTGGTGTCGTGATTGTCCAGCAGCAGCCAGGACTTGAGCATGCCGTCCATGCCGGTGTCTTCGACCATCGCGCCCAGCATGCGCCCGGCAGCCGCGCCGTCCAGCTTGCTGTCCACAAGGCTTTCGATGATTTTACGTACCGGGAAATTCAAAATACCGTCGAGCGACTGGGTCCAGCCGTCAGGGTAGCTCCAGACCTCACCGACAATCAGTGCTCCTGCCTTCTCGCCATGGGCGCTTGTGCGCAGGTCCTGGAGCACCGTGGGCCCAACATCAAAGGCTACATCAAGTCGCCAGCCATCGATGCCGTCCCGCAGGTAGGACCGCACGACCGACGTAGGGCTCTTGTATATATAATTCTGTACCTCAGGGTTCTCGAGCCGCAGTTCCGGCAGCGCAGGCGAGTCGATCCAACCGCGATAGCCGTTCTTGTATGCGGGGCCGATGAAGAACCAGTCCCGGTAGGGACTGTTGGCGTCCGTGAGCGCGTCGCGGAAAATCGGTGCCTTGCTACCCATATGGTTGAACACGCCGTCCAGCACCAGTTTCATGCCGCGGCTGTGCAGGGCGCCCGCCAGCGTTTTCACATCCTCCCGCGTGCCATACTCCGGCGAGATACGGGTGTAATCGAGCGCGTCATATTTATGGTTGGTGATGGCCAGGTGAATCGGGTTCAGATAGAGGACATCCACCCCCAGGCCTTGGATATAATCCAACCGCCCGGTGAGGCTTTCAAGGTCACCACCCCAGAAGGCCAGCTCGTGGCTCCAATTATCCGCGCCCTCGACCGGATGGCCGGGCTTTGGCACTTCATTCCAGTCGTGCAGGCTGCGGGGCGGCTGATATAGATGCCGTTTGGCCTCAAGGTTCAGGGAAGGGGCGAACCGGTCCACGATCACCTGATAGACGATCGCCCCATTACGCCAGTCGGCCTCGCGGGCGGCCATCACGGCAGACAGCGTTTTGTCCTCAGCTGTCTGGTAACGGGTTTTATCGAAATGAACGGCATCATCGGCCTGCACCTGAAAGGTCATCAGGGCGCTGAGCGTGGCTGCCTTATAGGAAATCCGCATCGGTCAGCCTCTCCGGCCTTGGGCAAGGCAGCGGCGATAGACGGCTTCATATCCTGCCACACTGTTCTGCCAGGTTCGGATGTTCTGTGCATAGTCGCGCCCGGCCTTCAGTATGTCGGCCCAGCCGTCGCGATTTCGGATCAGGTCGGCGCACACCTTTACAAAGTCTGCAGCATCGTCGGCGCGGAACAGGCGGCCGGTGCGGCCATCTTCAATCAGTTCCTTGTGGCCGCCCACGTCGCTTGCCAGCACCAGGCGTGTCATGGCCATGGCTTCAAGTGGTTTCAGCGGCGTCACAGTTTCCGTCAGGCGAATGCCGTGGCGCGGGTAGGTCATTATATCTGCCACACTATAGTAGCGGCGCACGCTGTCGTGCGGCACGCGCCCTGTGAAAATAACGGTGTCTTCTAGGCCAAGTTCCGCCACAGCGGCCTTGAGGCGAGATTCTGTTGGCCCGCCGCCCACCAAAAGGAGCGCCACGTCGGGCACCTCGGCCTTCAGGGCAGGCAGCGCGCGAATCAAAAACTCAAGCCCCTCATACGCATAGAAAGACCCGGCGAACCCCAGCACGGTGTGGCCTTCAAGGCCAAGTTCCCTGGTCAGCGCCGCATCCTTTTCCCCAATGGGTGGGAAGGCCTCGGCGTTCACAGCGTTCGGTATCACAGTCACCTTGTCGGGCCGGATGCCACGGGCAAGAATGTCAGCGCGCAGGCCTTCACAGATGGTGGTTACCTCCGCGGCCTGCCGGATCGCACGGGTCTCGAGTGCCCGGCTGACCTTATACCGGAGGCTGCCTTCCCGTGTGGTGCCATGGTCCACAGCCGCATCTTCCCAGAAGGCACGAATCTCATACACTACGGGGCGACCACCTGCGGCATCGAACGCGGGGAAGAAATCCAGCACCGGTGAATGGGCATGCAGGATGTCGGGGTTCAACTCGTCGACAAGCGCCCGAAGGCGGTATTTCGTCAGTCGCATTTCGCGCATTTCCCGAAGCCCAACCGGCAACCATTTGGGGATACCGCCATTCGGCGTGCGGTAGATGCGCCAGCCATCTATGTCTTCAAAGGGGGCGTCGCCCGTGCCGTGCCGTGGAGTGGTGACCAGCACTGGGTCCCAGCCCATGGCTTTTTGCTGTGCCATGATGGACATGGTGCGAAAGACATAGCCGCTGTGTTTGGGAAGGCTGTGGTCCAGAATATGTAGGATGCGCATATGCTTATTGATCAATCTTTGCCTGAAAAATTGGACCAAGCTTGCCTCAAGCGCAGGGACTTGTACAGTTTGTGTAACCAAGCCGGTGGTGCGCTGCGTCACAAAAGTGACCGAATCTTGTATTTAGCTGCGCTCCAAAACGGCAACACCAATAATCAGCGAGGTCAGGGATTCGTGAAACAGTCAGTGATAAAGGCAGGGCAAACGGCGGCGGCCATGCTGTGTGTGCTGGTGACAGGCAGCGCCCATGCCGATTCTGAAGGCTATGCCCAGAGCGACGGCAACGAAGTGCTGACCCTGCAGGTGGAAAACGACCTCCTCTTTGGCACAGACGAGAATTATACCAACGGTATCCGCCTCAGTTATGTGCATCGGCCCGGCAATACGCCGATTGGCGACACAATCAGCGGGTTCCTCAGGCGCTTTTCCCCGATGGCAAGGAACGCGCTGAAGTCTGACCTCTATTATAGCGTGGCGCTGGGGCAGAATATGTATACCCCACAGGATATCGAATCCTTTGATCTGATCGAGGATGACCGCCCCTATGCGGGCTGGACCTATCTGGAGTTTGGCGTCACGGTTGAGGACAAGACCGGCTATGAAGCCATCAAGCTTGATCTTGGCATGGTGGGGCCGGCGTCACTCGCCAGCAAGACCCAGCGCTGGTGGCACAGTGTGATCGGCAGTCAGCGCCCGAACGGCTGGCCGCACCAATTGCCGAACGAGCCTGGCATCAACCTGTATTACACGCGCGGCCACCGGTTTGACCCGATCAAGCTGTCGGATGACCTGTCGTTCGATTTCACGCCGCACTGGGGTGTCGCGCTTGGCAATGTCTATACCTATGGGGCAGGGGGACTGACGCTCCGCCTGGGGACCAATCTGGACCGCGATATGGGCGCTCCGCCCCGAATCCAACCCAGCCTGCCGGGCAGCGATCATTTTTCAGGTGACGGCTTTGATATTTACCTGTTCGCGGGCAGCGAGGTTCGCGCCATCGCCCGCAATATCTTCCTGGACGGTACCTGGAAAGATCACGAACATGACGTGAACAAGAAAGAGCTGCTAGCTGAAATCCAGGTGGGGGTGGTGGCGTTTGTCGGGCCGGTGCGTATGGCGCTTACGAATGCCTTCCGGACGTCAGAGTTTGCCGG